>Ga0156469_122_pt1 | contig 20408 bp, 16 predicted proteins | sample RifOxyB1_FD_110616 | JGI IMG/M metagenome (GOLD analysis project Ga0156469, IMG submission 110616) | Candidatus Moranbacteria bacterium RIFOXYB1_FULL_43_19 | reverse complement strand
TGAGCTGATCGAGTGAAAAATTCCTCCCTTGTTCGAGGCTTTTTCGGGCAACAAACGGATGGAGTTTCAATTTTTGGGCGATTTCGCGTTCGGAGACATTTTTTTCAGCAAGCGCTTTCACCTTGAGAAGATTGCGGAATTGATAAAAATACATTGACAGGAGGTAGAATGGGTCCTCACCGGAATTCAAATGATCATGGAGAAATCCCACAGCTGTTTTTTTGTCCTGCCGCGCCAGTGAGTCAATTGTTTTGAAAATATCCGTGTCAATTTTCGATTTCACGAGAAGTTCCACGTCCTTTTCGGAAATTTCTCCTTTACTTTTGTATGCAACCAATTTTTCGATTTCTTTCGAAAGAAGAGAGAGATCATTTCCGACAAAAACAGAAAGCTTTTCTGCCGCTTTTGGGCTAATCGAAACCACGCTAGCTTTAATTTCCCGGATTTCTCCAACTATCCAGTTCATCAATTTCACTCCGTCCAAAAGCCCAAACTCCTGCTTTTTTGCTTTTTTAAAAAGAAATTTCGCGAGCCTCAGTTTCTTGTTGATTTTTTCTTTTTCCCAGAAAACAAGCGTAAGATCTTTCGCTTCCTCCTTTTCCGCTTTTTCCAGAAAATCGAGAAGCTCCCTGCTTTCCATCGCTGTTTTATTTTGAAGAATATTTTTCACGATGACAAGTTTTTTTCTTGAAAACAGGCCGCCTGATGCAAGTTTGACAATGAGTTCGCTTATTTTTGCTCCCGGTTCGGAAAAGTCAAACAACCCCGACATGCCGTCGGGGTTGTTTTCCAGAAATTTTTGTTTTATCTCGGCAAGCTTTCGGTTCGAACGAAAATCGTCTTCACCATATAGAAAGATTATCATATTTTACACAACACATAACATGGAAAGCGCAACACTTTTTTTGTTTTTGTTATGTGTTACGAGCTATGTGTTTCATGGAATTGGTTCCCACTTTAGCCCCTGACCCGGCTCGAGCACTTCCAGCCAAATCTGCCCCGGAACAAACTTTACTTCCTGTCCGGATTCGTCATACATGAAAAGCTTTGACGCCCATTTTGATTTGTCCTTTTTCCAGCGACCCTTGGTTTCTTTTCCGTCGAAATAGTAGAACGCGTCTCCTTCACTCACGCTGTCAAACTGCGGATCTCCGATTTGGACATTGTTATATTGCCCTTCGATCTGTTCGGAACTGGCAATGACAACCGCTACGTTCTTTGGAGCCAGCCTTTTCCCATTGTTGGCGTCCGTGTCTGCCACCTTGTTCCAGCTGCGAAGATAGGTATTGGTCTCTTTGTCATAGTCATAATCAACCGCAAACGGCCCCGCAAAACCGATTCGAAGATGACCACCATTCGGCCTTTGATCGACTGGCCCTTCAGCTTGATGGGCATAGCCGGGAAATTTTCCTTCCATCCGATAGTCTCGGGCTTGAGCACATTCCAAAAGCTTATCGAACCGGGCGAAACCGTTATCCGGCGCCGGGACTCCGGCTTTTCGAAAGCCGCACTCTGGAGCCTTGTTTCCAAAACTTCCATTGAGATCAAGATTATCGATTGCGCCTTGATTCAAGATATCTCCTGCAAAATGCGATCCGCCCCAATGCGTAAGAATGGCGTCCCAGCCAGCGGCAAGAGCGATATAGTCATGACGGGTAGAACGAACAGATCCGACTTCGGCGGGATCATTGCAGACATAAACTCCCATAAGACGAGTGATGCTGGCTGTAATCGCCGGCATTTCAAGAACAAGATCCGCGTCCGAAAAGCCACTGTCAGGACGGACGGAAAGATCGGACGCTTCCATCACCGCAATCGGCCGCCTGTTCCAATTCGCACAGGGAAGATTTGTAAAAGGGCTCACTTCTCCGGTGTTGAGCGGCGCACCCATATCCACTTCTCCTTTCATGGAATCGAGATTGAGTGACCCGGCTTTTCTTTTTCCAAACCAGCCGAGAAAATATCCAGCGGCCAGAATGACCAGGACCAACACAACGGCGAGAATTACTTTTGACTTTGTTTCCATTGCTTTTATTTTGCCTAGCATATTATTTTTTTTACAAATTATTTTTGACAAACGAGACAAAAGAAAGTTCCTCTCTGTCCCATCTTTTCCTTTTGAATAATTGTACCACACCTTGGGCATTTTTTTCCAGACCGGCGATATACTTTGAGGACTTCCTGGAAACGCCCCGGGGCGCCGGATGTGTCCCGATAATCGCTGTCCGACGTTCCCCGCAGATCAATGGCTTTTTTAAGGACTTTTTTGATCGCTTTGTATAGCCTCGACTTCTCTTCTTTTTTGAGAGTATTTGCTGGCCGATTCGGCAAAATGCCGGCTTCAAACAAAATTTCGCTGACATAAATATTCCCAATGCCAGCAATTTTGCCTTGGTCCATAAGCAGCAGCTTTATTTTTGTTTTTCGGCCGTTCAGAATTTCATTCATTTTTTCTTGGGTAAAATCTTTGCCCATCGCGTCGACTCCCAAACTGCCGATTTCTTTTATTTCCTGAATTTTGTCCGTATCAGCCAAGATTATTTTTCCAAATTTACGAAGGTCAGAAAACTCCAGCGTCCGTCCGGACTTCAAGTAGAATATATGATGAATATATTGATTAACTTTTTCCGAGAAATAATCCTTTCCACATATTTGAGATTTGAGATTTGAGATTTGAGATTTCACAAGAAGGTGTCCTGTCATTTTCAAATGTATATATATCGTCTTCCCGCCCGATAAATTTAAAAAAATATTTTTTCCAATCCGGCTGGCATTCAATATTATCTTGCCTTTTATTTCCCGCGTAAATTTTTCAATCGGCATCCTCACAGACTTTTTCCAGTCGCTCCAAAAATCGACGACTGTATCGCCTTTTATTTTCCGGTTCAAATCGTCAACGACTGTTTGAACCTCAGGAAGTTCGGGCATAAACTTGGTATCTAGTATTTAGTATCTTGAATTTGGCCACCGCCTTGGCGGGGTCCCGCTACGGCGGGATATTTTTCGATGAGAGGTTGGTTTTCTCCATTTTTCTTGAGATATATCACCGAATAATCATCGCTATGAACTTTCGCCCAATCCGGATTTTCCTGAATGATTTTCAGGAAATTCACTCCCCAGGGAGTAATGTCGTGAGAATAGAAAACGACTGCATTGAAATTATACTCCCGATCAACATTTTCGAAAACATCTGCGTTCTCCTGCATTGGTTTATAGACCTCGCTAAAAAAACAATCGGGATAGGCTTCCGGACGGTTATCCACAAAGACTTTTTCGCTTTTGGGAAGATAAAAAATGAGATATCCGCCAATGTCATAGTTGTTGAAAACCGGGCCTCTGATATTCTCTTTTCGGAAAAATTCGGCCGCTTGAGTCACTCTCGGCAAAAGCCCGGTTCCTATCCTTTTTGAGTGAAAACTCACATATTCGAAGTTGCACCAAAGGCCAACGACAGCCACTATAATATACAATACGGCAATGCCATTTTCTTTCGCGATACTTATTTCACCTTTTTTTTGCCCGAAAACAGCTTGAAAATTATAAGCCAGAACCGGAAGCGCGAAAAAACCGAGAAGGGTGAAATTGCGGATAGCCATCCAGCCCAAAATGCCAAAGAGGAGGGAGAAAATGAGATAGAAAAAAGATATTTTTTTGCGATTGAAAATGAAAAGTAAAACAAAACTCAAAACCATCAAAGCGAGAACGGCTTTTATGAGAGCGAAATTTGGGTTTGCTACTCCATAATTTTCAACAAACGAAACTGATTTATTCTCAACAATCGTATATCCATAATTTTTGAAAATTTTGAGCGGATAGAGAAGCCCCTCAAGGCCAAAGGGGTTTATAAGCGAAGCCAGCAAAACCAACATCAAAACAACCAGCATAATTTTTGTCTTTTTTAGTTTTTTTTCAAACTCCTCGTCGGTCAATTTTTGAAAGATAATTTGGACAATTTCGGAAAACAAAAAAGTTCCCGCCAGAAAAAATCCCAGAAAAAAATAAACGTGAAAGTTCACCCAGACAATTTGGATAGGCGCGAGAAGGAGAAGCCACTTCCATTTTATTTCCCCCCGGGAATATCTCCATAGCAGAAGGAGAAAAATCGCTGCGAAAAGAACACTGAAAACCTCCGGCCGGATCTCCGTTCTTTCAGCCATGAGCGGCGCGAGGGCAAAAGCAAGAAGCGCGGCCCACGTGAAACTTGATTCTCTGCAAGCGACCCAAAAAAAAGCCAAGAAAGCGGCCAGGCTCAGGAAAATATAAAGAAGAGATAATCCGCTAAACCCGGCATATTTCCAAATATAATAAAAAACCACCCCCGAACCCCAGTGATGGTTTATGACCGGAAAATCAGGATTGGTATAGGAATAATAATTTTCACGAAGAGGAGATTTTTTTTCAAGCAAATTGAAATTATTCTCTACGACCCATTCCCCGTTCTTGATGTGCCGCCCCAAATCGGCTGTCGCCAGATCAATTTTTTGCGCATACAAAAACCCCAGCCAAAAAAGAAGAAGTAAAAAAACAATAATCTTCCAAACTTTTTCCTTTTTCATTTCTATTTTTTACTTTGCTTAGATTTCACCCCAGTTATCCCCGACTTTCACATCTACCAAAAGCGGAACGGAAAGCTTGTAAACACTTTCCATCGCCGAACCGATGTCACGCGCAAATTTTTCGGCCTCTTTTTCCGGCACCTCAAAAAGAAGTTCGTCATGAATCTGAAGAATCATTCTGGCCGATGGATATTTTTCACGGATCAATTTGTCAGCCTCAAGCATCGCCAGTTTGATGATGTCGGCTGCCAGTCCCTGAATGGGCATATTGACCGCCATCCGCTCGGCTTGGTTGCGAAGTTGAATGTTAGTCGCGTTGATTTCAGGAATATACCGGCGCCTTCCAATTTCTGTTTCGACAAATCCCTTTTCTCGGGCTGAAATTTTCACTTCTTCCAAAAACTGGGCCACTTGCGGATAATTCGCAAAATATTTCCGGATGAATTCCTTGGCTTCCTCCTGCGAAACTCCAGCCGACTGGGAAAATCCAAACGTGCTCATTCCGTATATGATGCCGAAGTTCAGCGCCTTGGCCGCCCGGCGCATTTTGTCGGTCACTTTTTCAAGTTCGACTTTCCCAATTCTGGCGGCCGTGGCCGTATGAATGTCTTCCTTGTTTAAAAAAGTCGTGATCATTCGCACATCCCCGGAAAGATGAGCCGCGATGCGGAGCTCAATTTGCGAATAGTCAGCGCTCACCAATCTGAAATTCTCTTTTGCTTCAAAAGCTGTCCGGATGATCTGGCCAAGATCGGTCCGAATGGGAATATTTTGGAGATTTGGCTCCGAGGAGGAAAGCCGGCCTGTGGCTGTCACCGCCTGATTGAACGTGGTATGAATTCGCGAGACACTGTCAGTCATTTTTGGCAAAGTATCAAGATACGTGGTCTTCAATTTGAAGAGCTCCCGGTATTCTTCAACTTTTTCAATGACCGGATGAAGTGTTTTTACCTTTTGCAGTTCGGGTGAGGCGGTAGAAAATCCGGTTTTCCCTTTTTTGATGTCTTTGGTTGGAATATTGAGTTTTTCGAAAAGAATTTCCCGGAGCTGGACGGAAGAATTGACATTAAAATCCTCGCCTGCTATTTTTTGAATTTCTTTTTCGAGTTTCCTGACCCGCTGATCGAGCTTGGCTGATATACCCCTGAGAACTGTTTTGTTGATTTTGATACCCACTTTTTCCATCCGAGCTAAAATTTCAAGGAGAGGCATCTCTAATTTTTCAAAAAGGTCTTTCAGTGTTTTTTCCTTGCCTTCGGAAACTTGCTCCCGGCTGATTTTTTCAATTTTTTTCTCCAATTTTTCTTTGAGAGCGAAATTATAGGCTGCCGCGCGGCATAGCCTTTCAATTTTCCCCTGGTCTTCCTGAAAGACCAGAGCGGCTTGCCCTGATTTTTTGTCCTCTTTTGGAACTATTATTCCAAGTTCCTGCGCCACAAGATCTTCCCAGGCAAGATTTGACCCGGAACTCAAAAGATAGGCCGCCAGCTGGACATCAAAAGAAACTCCTCGCAAGCTTATCTCCGATTTTTGCAAAATATGCCATTCTTTTTTGAGGTCGAAGCCGATTTTTTCAATTTTTTTGTTCTCCAGAATATTTCTGAGGCTCGCGCCAATTTTGGAAAGATAAACAGCGGATCGGGAATTCTCGCTTATTGCAATGCCCTGCCCGTCAGAAACAATTGAGACGTCTTTGGAAGATTTTTCAAATTCGAACGTTTCGATTTTCTTCCATTCGACTTTGCCCAAGCCTGACTCGCCAGCCGAGATATCTTCCTCAAAATTTTTCATATGGTCTTCATAGCCCGGCAGCCGGCGAAGAAGAGAGAAAAACTCAAGCTCTCGCATCAGGTTGATGACTTTCACCCGGCTGAAATCTTCGGAGAGGCATTTCTCGATGTCAAAATCAACTGGAACATTTTCCACGAGGCGCGCCAGGCGCTTGCTGAAAAACGCCTGCAGCTTGCTTTTCTCCAGTTTTTTGCGGATTCCCTCTTTTATGCCGGAAAGATTTTTATAAACCCCTTCAATTGTTTTGTATTTTTTGAGAAGCTCGGTAGCCGTTTTTTCGCCAACGCCCTTTACTCCCGGCAAATTGTCCGACGGATCGCCCCGAAGCCCTTTGTAGTCGACCATCTGGTTGGGCTTGAGGCCATATCTTTCAAAAATTTCTTTTTCGCCATAAAGGATGGAGTCGCTCATGCCTTTCCGAAGGGCGAAAACTTTCACTTTGTCGTCGACAAGCTGAAGTGTGTCGAGATCCCCCGTCACGATGATCACTTCAACGTCCGGATGGAGCTTCTCCGTCTTTCGCGCGAACGTGGCAATGAGATCATCGGCTTCGTAACCTTTTTTTTCCACGATGGGGATATTGAAGGCCGAAACCACTTTTTTCACTTGGGGAATTTGCTCATAGAGGTCATCGGGAGCCTTCACGCGAGTAGCTTTGTATTCTTTGAACTCCTTATGACGGAAAGTCGGCTCCTTGAGATCAAAAGTGGCCGCAATGTATTCCGGCTTGAAGCGGTTGAGGACATTGAGAAGCACCGACGCGAAGCCATAAACCGCATTCACCAGCTCCCCTTTCTTGGTCGTGAGGGGAGGAAGCGCATGATAGGCGCGGTGGATTATCGCGTTAGAGTCTATTAATATTAATTTCTTTTTAGCGGCCATATATTTCTGGGTCATTGGTAACAAGGTCATTGGCGGTGGGACAAGTCATTGGTCTTGAATCATTGGATAAACTAACCATTGACCTATGACCCACAACCAGACCAACTGCCCACAGCCTTGTTACCTATGACTATCTTTCTCTTATTTTTACCTATATGCTCAAACTTTATCCAAATTGCATCCTCCGGAATAATATTTTTTATCCTCTCCGCCCATTCAACAATCACTATGTTACTTTTCCCGGCAATAATTTCCTTCCAGCCAAGTTCGATAATATCTTTCGGCCCAACCCGATAAGCGTCAATATGATATGCATCACGCAACTCATAACTCGTAACTCGTAAAACTTTTTTTTGTCGCGATATATGTTTCGTGTTATGCGTTATGTGATATTTCTTCATCACCACAAACGTCGGGCTGGTGTAAGGACCCTTGATTTTCAACCCTCTTAATATGCCTTGCGCAAAAGTTGTTTTCCCGCTACCCAGTTCACCCGAAAGGCACAGAATCTCTCCGCCTCGGAGCTCTTTGGCCAGCAATTCACCCAATTTTCGGGTTTGTCTAGCACCATTTGTAACGAATATTTCTTTCTTTTTCATTATTACAATTGTCGCATAAATCCATAATTTGGCAAAGAAAAAAGGCCAGTCTCATCACGGATGCGTCCGCGACGAAAACTGGCCTTCGTTGCCTCCTTTGGTGAAGAATTCACTACCGCGGTCGTGGTTGGCGACTCCGGTAATAATCTAGCTGCCCGAGATTACGAGCCCCTTGTTCGAGTTTGTTGCGATACTCTTGATCGCGAGAATACCATTCCTGGCTGTAAGCCTCGCGTGCCTCTCCGTAAAGAATGGGTGGCGCGTGTGCGCCTCTGGGTAGCCCGTGTTCAAAATCATATCGAGCCGCCGCCCGAGCATCTTCGCGCACTGCATTCCGAGCTGCGTCGTAGTCCCGCTGAGCCTCTTGCAGTTGCAAATCGAGGCGAGCCGTATTTCTGGTTACACTTAAAGGCGCCCGATTCCAATCCACTTGTCGGGGAGCGTAACTGCCAACGTAGCTAATGGGGTCAAAGATCGGCGAAATAAAACCATTGCCGTCAATCCCCGCACAGCCGGCAATTCCCGACAACAGCAGTGCCGCCAAGGCAATAATCCTAAAAATTATATTCATCATCTTCCTCCCGTTTCGAGATAAGAGTTTCCAGCTCCTGGGATGACCACTCCTCCCGAATTCTCTCCAGTTCATACTTTGCCTCGACATTAGGGGGCAGGAAATCGCTATCGTAGAGAATCTCTACCTCCCCAGCGCGAGCGTACTGAACTTCCCACTCGCCGGCCAAAGCTACAGCCGGAATAAAAATCACGATCACCAACAGAATGACAAAGAGCTTTCTGGCCATAAATGGCCTCCTTTTTCTCTTTATTTTTAACCTATTATTTTACACCCAAAACCGCCTTTTGTCAACGGCTGGGAAACACTCTTCAAAATAGCCCCATTTTATGTCCCGATTCAATGTTTCACGCCAAAAAAAATTTGCCCAGGCATTTTCCGCCTGGGCTTTTTGCATTGACTGCCGGTTATTCTATAAAATCTACAAGCAGCCGTTTGTCTTATATACTTCAGAGCTATTCAGCGGTATTTTATGGGCAGGACGCTGAAATTGAATGACACTTCTCCTGGCTGCACTCCTGTCACCCCTCCACCAAAAAGCGCTAAGGCTTTCCTTTGAGTGGCAATAGCTGCAGTTTATAGATGACGGGTGCTCCCTGATCCTCCAAGTATATTCATTTTGGACCTGGAAAGATGCCGGCGGACAGCAACCCGCAATCCCCATGGAAATTGACGCGCAGACTCCTGCTGCGATAACCAGAACAACGATGTATTTCACGGCGACCTCCTTTTCCTTTTTTGAATATTATATAGACCAATTCTGCAAAAAAGTCAATTTCTCTGCTTGATTGACACTACTTGCCCCGTTTGATATTCTGAAATACTAAAGTCACACAACACGAAACCCGTAACACGTAACAATTTTGTCGTGTTATGTGTTACGTGTTATGTGTTACGTGAATATGTTATCCATTCAGGATCAAATCAAAAATCAAATCGGATCGGCTCAAAGTATTTTGATACTCACCAAGCCCAAAGCTCCAAGCGACGCAGTTTCGGCCAGCTGGGGCTTTTTTCATTTTCTCAAAAATCTCGGAAAGTCTCCGGCTGTTCTGGAAAACGTTTCCCAAGCCGAAAAGCTGAAATTTCTCACTCCTCCGGAAAAAATGGAAAAAGAGATTATCGGCGCGCGGGATTTTGTTATTTCTTTCAGCACAAAATACAACAAAATCATCAGTTCCCGCGTCGAAAAAAAGGAAGAAGCTTTTGAAATTTATATCACGCCGGAAAAGGAGACCATCGACCCGCGCGATTTTTCTTTCATCCCCGCCAAATTCAAATATGATCTCGTCGTCGTGATCGGCTGCCAGAGCCTGGACGACCTCGGAAAAATAAAAGAAAAAAACAGCGACCTTTTTTTCGAGCTTCCGGTCGTGAATATTGATAATTCCCCCGCCAATGAAAATTTCAGCCAGTTCAATCTGGTTGATACCACCGCTTCTTCCGTTTCGGAAGCCCTTTCCGAGTTTTTGAAAGGTTTCGGAGAAAAACATCTGAATCCGGCCGCGGCCCAGTGCTTTCTCACAGGAATAGTTTCCGCCACTTCCAACTTCCAGAGCGAGCGGACGACCCCCCAAACCTTTCTCGCCGCATCGCGCCTCATCGAAAAAGGCGCCAACCAGCAGGAGATCGTTCGACACCTCATGAAAACTCAGTCTTTCCCGTTCATGAAGCTTTGGGGGCGCGTCATGGCCCGGCTCAACTGGGACGAAAAGCTGAAACTGGCCTGGTCTTTGGTATCGCTCGAGGATTTTGTCCAAAGCCGGACGACTGAAGAGGATTTGCCTTTGATTTTGGAAAAGATAAAAGACAATTTTTCCTCGGGAAATATTTTTGCCATCATCTTCAGCGAGTCGCTCAAAAAAAATATCGCTCTCCTCAAGACAAATGACTTGCCGACACTGCGAAATCTGGAAAAGCTTTTCGACGGAGAAATAAAAAACGGACACTTGTCCGTTGAATTTCTAGGGAAAGACATTTTGGAAGCAGAAAAAGAGATGCTTGATAAATTGAAAACGAGTAAGGGCTAATTTTAGCTACTTCGCAAATATCTCCTTTGCCGCTTCCCAAAATTCTGGTTTGTCGTGCTTCACTTTGAGCCAATACCACCACTCCACGCCCCAGAGATAGTTTTCCGGGAAGCCAACTTTTTTTGCGTATTCGATATTTTCCTGAAATTGAGCGAGGCTCATTGATTTTTCCTGTTCGTCGAGCGTGAGATCATAAATCAGCTTCGGCCCCCAGGGTTCGGCCTGAAGCTCCGAGACAATAATCGGTTTTCCGGGATAAAAGAGATGAACAAGGTTGGCTTTCAGCCAAAAAAATTTCGGCGGCAAGGGATATTTGAAATTCCCGATTGGATCTTTATAGATTATCCGATACATCGTTGTCCCAAAAATATCGGCTCGCTTGGCTGCCCGCACCCAAATGGAAAGCTCCCCACTATCCGTCACCATAATCTGGTGGTTCGGATCAATTTCCCGCACTTTGGCCACTTCCCGGTCGAGAAAACTTTTGTCCGTCGTCGTGCATTCTCCAAAAGGAAGAAAGGGCTCGTTGTCCACCTGCCAGAGATTTAGATTGGGAATATTTTTGTAACGCTCGACCTCTTTTGACATCGCCTCCAGAATTTTTTCCTGCTTTTCCGGCTCGGGCAGTTTGTCCGCCCAAAAAGGCGCGTGGCACTCCGGCCAGCGGGGAAGTTTTCGGCCAATGACCAAAATCAATTCCACATTCCGCTTTCGGGCTTCTTCCACCATCCAGTCGTAGTCCGAAAAATCGAATTTTCCGTCTTCCGGTTCAACATCCTGCCAATAGATGGGAAGGCGGATTCTTTTCGCGCCGAGGTCATCAAGCACCGCGAGATAAGTTTCCCGCCAGTCAAGCCCCATTTCGATTGAGAACATTTTTGAAAAGGCCACGCCCCATTTGATGTCATCGGTATTTCCCGCAAGACCGGTTGGTTTTCTCGCGAGATAAAAGAAACCAGCCGCGAGAGCCATAATAACAACTAAAAATATTTTTCGCTTAAGTTTCATGAGTTTTCCAACATTCAATGTTAGGCGCTCCTAACATTGAATGTTTAAAATTATTTGAAAATTACCATCAATGTTCCAAGCGTCACGAGCAGTATCCCCGTCATTTTGGTGAGAAAATTGAGCAAAGAAAATCTTTCAATGAAAATGTCCCTGAGAAAAAAAGAAAGAAAAAGAGCAAAGACGAAAGTGAGAAGATATTGAACCGAGACCAATGAGCCCACAATGGCTACGCTGCCCAAGGAAATACTGTAATTTATGAATAGTGTTCCAAGGCCGGCTGTGGATTTGGCAACAATTGTTCCAGCCAGATTTTCCACATTTTCTTTTCGCTTCCTTCTTTTTAGATTCTCAAAAACTGATTTTCTAAAGGCAGGAATAAGAAGCGCCAGAAGAGCCGCGAATAATATGCCCATGCGGCTCACAATATATCCGGTTACAAAAGTCCCGTTGTCGAACCCCGATTTGAGAAGAATCATTGAAAAAGCAGCTAGAATTCCCGCAAGAGTCGCTCCCCGCCAATGGGAAAAAAAACGGCCCGCGTAGAATTTATAGGAAATGACAGCTCCTCCAAGTAAAAGAAATATTATACCCGCCGCTTCTCTTTTCGAGACAATTTCCCCTATCATTATTCTTGCCAAAACTGCCGTTGCAATTGTCGATACGGCACCAAAAAGAATATATACGCGGGAAGCTGAAGAGCGAATAAGGGCGTGGAAAAGAAAAGAAAGAGACAGGAAGAAAATAATACCCGAGAGAAGAGAGACCAGGAAAGGTATTATTCCAAACCACTTGAGCCCAAATGGGGCAAAACCAAGGCTGAAAACGGAAAAAATCCCGACATAGAAAGCATAGAGCGGCCAGCTTTTCATCCGGGCAGCAAGGATATATTTACTCATCACCGCCTCAACAGCGAGGAGGGTATAGCCAACGATAGCAATGCCAATCCAACTCATATTCATTCACTTGAAAATTCGGTTTCCAAGCAATTATTTTCGCAAATTTTTTTGTATTCGAGCGCGCTGGGGCGGATTTTTCGTTCCATCGTCTTATAGTCCACTTCCACCAGCCCGAACCGCGGCCAGAAACCTTCTGCTAATTCTAGATTATCCAAGAGAGACCAGTAGAAATAGCTTTTCACGTTCACACCTTCTCTTATCGCCTTGTGCGTCCAGAATAAATGGTCTCTAACAAATTTAAATCTTTTTATATCTCTCGCATCGGCAATTCCATTTTCAGTTATATAAATAGGAAGATTGAATTTTTTCAAGTATTTCAGCGTATGGTAAATCCCCTCCGGAAAAATCTCCCAGCCCATATCTGTTGATGGCAATTCTTCGTTATCGATCTTGGCAATTCCATACCGGCCGCCGGGCCAAAACCTGATTCTCTCGTGCCGATAAACCTGAAGGCCGATGAAGTCTTGGCAGGAACCGATCATATTAATAATCCTGTCTTTTTTTATGTAATCCAGCAATTTGACAAGCAAAACGTTTAGGAAAATGTTGGGATTATACGGAGCGTGATGAGTCGCGTGGTGAGATGCTCCAACAAGAACATCTTTTCTTGTTTTTTTATGGATTAAATTATAAGCTTTTTTTTGGGCCAGGACGAGATTTTTGAGAACTCCATTGGCTTTCCAGAGGCTCTTCTTTTGCGGAGGAAGAATGCCCCCCAAATAGCTGTATCCGATGTAAGCCTGAAATTCGTTGAGGGGCATCCAAAATTTCACGCTGTCACCTATGCCCGGATGTTCTATAAAACGCTTTACGTACCGCAGAAAATAATCAACCGTTTTTTTGTTTTCCCAAGCCCCGATTTTCCCTATCCATTCCGGATGACCCCAATGCCAAAGCACAACAAAAGGTTCCAGCCCGCGATCCCTAAGAGCTTTGATAACTTTTGCATAATGCTCTATTTCTTTCCTGTTAAACTTTCCCTCCTTAGGCTCAATTCGCGACCACTCAATGGAAAATTTGTGAGCGCTATGCCCCAATTCTTTAGCTATATCAAAATCACTTTCGTATCGGTTATAATGATCACAAGCGATGCCAGAAATATAGTTTTTTTTCTGGAATGGATTGGGATAATTTTTTAAAATAAAACTCGGCCAGTTTTTTTTCTTTGCCTCTTTCGCTTTTATCCTGGCATTTTCTGGCTCCCACTCGCTCCAATCATTTTTGACGTTCCCTTCTACTTGATGCGAAGACGTTCCCGCGCCCCAGAGAAATCCTTCGGGAAATTTTAGAATTTTATTTTTTTCGCCCGAGGCGGATCCGCCTTTGGCGGGCATTCTTCCGTTCATTGTTTTATTTTAGTATATTTTTCCTAACCAGCCTAATTTGTTTTTTTATTCATAATAACATAAAATACAGATAACATTTCTGACAAAATTATTCGTATATTTGTAATTAATTCGTAATTCGCAGAGAATTACAAATGCCCGAGGAAACAGACAAAAACAAAACTTCTTTCGAATTGCACGGCCTTCACGAGGAGGAAGTCAATCGGATTCTCTCCCAAATGAAACATGGGTCCGAAGAGCAGCAGGCAGCCAGTCTGGCCGCCACTTTGGGCTTGCCCTATATAGACCTCAATATTTTTCCTATTGATCCGGAAACGCTTCAAGCCATACCAAAAGATGATGCCGTGAAATATGAACTGGTTCCCATCCAAAGAGCCGGAAAAAATATCGGACTGGCCGTTTCAAATATTTCCAATCCGGAACTCAAGAAATACTTCGAGAAGCTGGAAAAGGAAGAAGGGTACAAGCTGAAAATTTTCATATCTTCAAAAACCAGCTTTCAAAAAACTCTGGAAAGATACAAATATGTCGCTCTGGCAGACAATTTGGAAGACTTGCGCCTTACTCTTTCTGGCGCGGACCTCGTGGAATTTGAAAAGAATCTCAAAGATGTCATTGACCTCAAAAAAAGAATCACTGAAATACCCACTACCGAAGTTATAAACATTGTTATGGCAGGCGCAGTCAAGATGGAGGCCAGTGACATCCATTTCGAGCCCCAACAAGACGGCATCCGACTGCGCTACCGGCTGGATGGCATCCTTCAAAACATAACTGACCTTCCCTCGCAAGTTTACCACTACATCCTTTCCCGGGTGAAAATACTCTCCGGAATGAAAATAAACATTCGCGACATTGCCCAAGACGGCCATTTTTCCGTTGAGATCGAAGGAAATGAAATTGATGTCCGCGTTTCGATACTTCCCGGAAATTTCGGAGAAAACATCGTGATGCGGCTTCTCAACCAGCGATCAGTTGCTTTGAAATTCGAAGATCTTGGACTTCGGGGATTGGCCTACGACAAACTCCGTGAAGAAATAAAAAAGCCCAACGGAATGGTGCTTAATACCGGTCCGACCGGATCGGGAAAAACGACTACCCTTTATGCTATTGTTAACACTATTAACTCACCGGAAGTGAAAATCATCACCGTTGAGGATCCGGTCGAATACAAGATAAAGGGAATCTCCCAGACTCAAGTTTCGAAATCCCGAGGCTATACATTTGCCAATGCCCTTCGCGCTATCGTCCGCCAGGATCCAGATGTTATTTTGGTTGGTGAAATCCGGGATGACGAAACAGCTCAAATTGCCGTCCACGCCTCACTCACTGGCCATTTGGTTCTTTCAACGCTTCATACCAACAGCGCCATTGAAACAACGCCTAGGCTCACCGACATGGGCATAAAGCCCTCGCTCATTCCCTCAGCGGTGAATGCCATCATCGGCCAGCGCTTGGTGCGAAAACTTTGTCCCTTCTGCAAAGAAAAATATGTCCCCGCCCGGGAAACCGTGGAGAGTGTGAAGAAAATTCTTTCCGTGATTTCCCCAAAGGCGAAACTTTCCGTTCCCAAAGATATTGACTTTTTTTTCCGGGCCAAGGGCTGTCCCAAATGCCATGGCTTGGGATACAAGGGTCGAATTGGAATTTTTGAAATTTTGACTCTTGATGATGACATTTCAAAAAAAATAATCGAAATGGCTCCGGAATCCGAAATCCTGTCTCTGGCTCTCGAGGCTGGGATGGTGACAATGCTTCAAGACGGGATTTTGAAGTCTCTTGGCGGAATAACTTCCCTTGAAGAAGTGCAGAGGGTGACTGGAGAAGGAAAATTCCTGGAAGAACTTTATGAAAAAATTATCACCCAGCTTCTTCTCCGCTCTGTTTTGATCAGAAAAGACATTGCCCGGAAAATCGATGAAACAAAGAACGACTTTACAAGTTTTCAGAAGCTTTTAAAATCAGCCAAACCGGAAGAAATTTTTAGCTTGATTATCGCTGCCGGACTCAAGCTTGGAGCTGGAGACATCCATATCGAACCGGAAGAAAGCTCGGTGAAAGTCCGCTTCCGAATTGATGGGATTCTCCAAGATGCTGCCCAAATTCCGATGACCGAATATCCACACGTCATGGGTGACATCAAAATCCTCTCCGGTTTCAAGGCAACTGATGTCGAATCCGGAGTGAAAGACAGTCGTTTTTCCATAAACTTGGATAAAGACGTATTTCCAGAAATCTCAAAACGGGAAATTGATGTCCGTGTTTCAATAATCCTGGGAGGATATGGAGAAACCGTCGTCATGCGCCTTCTCGGCCAAGACGAACAAGAAACTGTAATTGAAAAACTTGGAATCCGCAAACAAAACCTCGACAGGCTTCTTGAGAAAATAAAAAAGCCAAACGGGATACTCCTCAATACCGGCCCGACCGGATCGGGAAAGACAACTACTCTTTATTCTCTGCTTTCTCTTCTCAATAAGCCGGGTGCGAAAATAATCACCGTCGAAGACCCGATTGAATACCGCCTTAAGGGAATTTTACAGACTCAAGTGAATGAAAAAAAAGGGTATACTTTTCCAAAAGCCTTGCGGGCCCTCCTTCGCCAAAACCCGGATATCATGATGATTGGAGAAATCCGCGACGAAGAAACCGCTCAAATTGCCGTCCAGGCGGCTCTCACCGGACACCTGGTTCTTTCTACTCTCCACACCAACAACGCAGCCAGTTCTATCCAACGGCTTATCAACATGAGCGTCAATCCGACTGACATTGCTTCGTCCGTCAACGCTTTTATGGCCCAGCGGCTGGTGCGCGTTCTTTGCCAGGATTGCAAGAAAAAAATAGAGCCTAGCCCGGAAGTGAAAAGCCATATTGAAAAGGTGCTTGGTGCTATATCAGAAAAAACGGGAATTGAAGTCCCGAAAAAAGTGGAATATATTTTTGAAGCTCAAGGATGCCCGGAATGCAACTCAATCGGCTACAAGGGAAGAACGGCTGTCAGTGAAGTTATGGACATGACCAAAGAAATGGAAAATCTTGTCACCCACGGGCCTACCACGTCTGATGTGGAAGCCCTTGCTGAAAAACAAGGGATGCTGACCATGGCTCAGGACGGAATATTGAAAGTCGTTGAGGGGATCACTACCATAGAGGAAGTGGAAAGAGTGACGGAAGAATAATAAAAAACCCTTCAATCTGTAGACAGTTCCCGCAACTAGGGAATCGCGGGGCAGGAACAGTGCCGAGGAGCGGCTAAGCCGAAACCGAGCCGTCCATGTCTGGGCAAAAAAGTCCCCAGGAAGGAAAGTTACGAGCTCCCCTTATGTCTACAGACTGAAGGGTTTTTAATGTTTGCCCAAATAAATCCTCTTTTCGCAGGACAGACCAGTTTATCACAGGCAAAATTTTTTGTCAAGAAGGGAAAAGTTTGCTAAAATAATGGCATAAATACAGGATTTTCATTCGTATTTCGTATATTCGTAAGGCGAAGCGCATTCGTAATTCGTAGACATATTGATGATCACCTCCTCCTCTGAAAAAATTGACGACGTAAAGCTTGATATTACCCTACGGCCACAGGATTTTTCAGAATACGTCGGCCAGGAAAAAACCAAGAAAAATCTGAATATTCTCATAAAAGCCGCAAAAAAAAGAGGGGAACCCATCGAGCACGTCCTACTTTATGGCCCGGCGGGACTTGGAAAAACAACTCTGGCTCATATAATCGCAAATGAAATGGGAGCTCAAATCCGGACTACTTCCGGCCCTGCCATCGAAAAAGTAGGAGATCTCGGCTCAATCCTCACAAATCTTTCTGATGGTGATGTTTTATTTATCGACGAAATTCACCGCCTTAACAAACTCATCGAGGAAGTCCTCTATCCGGCTATGGAGGACTTCAAGTTGGATATAATCATTGGAAAAGGACCTTCGGCAAAAACGCTCCAGCTCGATCTTCCCCGCTTCACCTTGATTGGCGCCACAACCCGGCTGGGGTCAATTTCTTCCCCGCTTCGCAACCGCTTTGGAGTCACAAACCGCCTGGATTTTTATGAAAATGGGGATATTGAAAAAATACTCCACCGCTCTTCACGGATACTCGAAATTCCTATCGATAGCGCTGGGGCTGCGTCTATTTCCCGCTCCAGCCGCCGCACCCCTCGGGTAGCTAATCGCCTTTTGAAGCGCGTCCGCGATTTCACTCAGGTTGAAAATGAAGAAAAGATTACCGAGAGCCTCACTCGCCGGGCTCTTTCTAATCTCGAAATTGACGAACTGGGACTCGAGCCAACGGACCGGCATATCCTCGCGACCATCATTGAAAAATTCTCCGGCGGACCGGTTGGAATCCAGACTTTGGCCGCCGCTACCATGGAAGAAATCGAAACCATTGAGGATGTCTACGAGCCCTATCTCATCCAGATCGGCTTTTTGGCCCGCACTCCCCGCGGGAGAGTGGCTATGGAGCTGGCTTACAAACATCTGGGAATAGATTATAATAAAGACGAACAAAATAAGTTGCTGTAGGCTGGAAAATATGTCGTTAATTTTCTTTTTCTACCTTTTCATAATCCTTATTTATCTTGCCATCGGGGCGGCCATTATTTTTCATATGCTTTACTACCGGATCAACCGCCACGTCGCAACAATCATGTTTTTCATCTATGTCATCGGAGGTATCTTGCTTCTCACTTTAAACTATTCTTTCTACCGGGCTGTCAACTGGTATGGTGTTTTCTCCGGCACCGGATTCTGATTATATTACGCTTATAAAAAGATAAAACTTCCAAAAATGTTTGAGGAAATAAAATTTCCCGGCCAGCATGAAAATGAGAAAATAATCTTGTTTCTGCGCCGCCACTGGTTTATTTTTCTAATGCGGATTCTTCTCATCTTGATTTCGATTGTTGCTCTGGTGGTGATTTATGTCTTTTTTAATTCCGTCAACTCAAATTTCAGGGAAAGCGCTTATTACAATCTCTTTCTTTTTGGCGAAAGCCTGGCCACCCTTTTCATTTGGAATTTCTTTTTCATCTTGTGGCTCGACTATTATCTCGACGCCTGGATTGTCACCAACGAACGGGTCATCAATATCGAGCAAAGGGGCTTCTTCACGAGAAAAATATCCGAACTGAAACTCACTAAAATTCAGGATGTCACTTCGGAAATCATTGGCGTGATACCCACCCTTTTCAATTATGGAAACATTCATGTTCAAACAGCTGGCGAGCAAGAGCATTTTGTTTTTCTTCAGATACCTGACCCCAATTATGTAAAAAGCGTGATTGTTGAGCTTCAGGAAAAGGAAAGGCTGTCCGAAGAAAAGGAATTAGGAGAAATTATCCGGGGAAACAATAAATCCGGGCTTTCTCCCTAGGCAATGATACACAAACATCCGTATTTCAAATTGGACACTGAAAGCAAAAGGGTTTTCGACGAAAACGGAAGGGAACTAGTGCTGACAGGCAACGCTTATCGCTTGCTTGTTTTTTTATGCGAAAAAAGAAACGCCACCCTAACCGATATCAATGACTATTTCGACCCGGCAGGTGCCAAAGATTACAACGAAAACCATGTTCGGCAATACCGCTATAAAATAAACTCCATCATAGGCCGCAACATTGTTTCATACAAAAATAATGTATATTCAATAAATGGCACAATTTCAAAATATGAAAGTAGCGCGGATCTGGAGCCAGGCGCTCCGGAAATACAGAAGGAAACGGAGGGCCAGCCCGGGAAAGAAGCAAGCAAAGCTGCCCACAGAAAATACCAGCAGTGGAGAAAAGAATTATCCAGCAAAGAAAAGCTGGTTATTTTGTCTTCAATAATTCTTCTGATAATCTTCAGTGCAATAGTTCTTGGGGACAGCAATAAAAATACCGGAGTATCTACAAAATCAAGTTTGGCTGATGAAACAGCTGCGAATTCAAGCCCAAAGCTTCAAGATAATATGATATTGATTCCGGCCGGAGAATTTTTCATGGGAAGCACCGAGAAAGAAGCCACCGAAGCCTGGAGAAAAAACGACGGCGGATACGATAAAGAAGATTATCTTGCGGAATATCCTCAAAGAAAAATGGTGCTTCCTGATTTTTATATTGATAAAAAAGAAGTGTCCAACAGCGATTATAAAATGTTCGTCGATGCAACAAACCACGCTGCTCCCACGCTTTGGAGCGACCAAAATCTCAATTCGCCCATTCAACCTGTCATCGGAGTAGATTGGAACGATGCTGATGGCTATTGCCGATGGCTCGGGAAAAGATTGCCCACCGAAGCTGAGTGGGAAAAAGCCGCTCGCGGACCAGACGGAAGAATTTGGCCTTGGGGAAATGCGTGGGATCCGGCCAAGGATAATCACGGCATGGGCACTGAATATGGCTTTGATGAAAGCGACGGTTACAAATACACCGCGCCTGTCGGCACTGAACTTGGCGTCAGTCCTTATGGGGCTTTGAATATGGCAGGTAATGTCTATGAATGGGTAGCTAATGATTTCAACGCTTATCTGGAAAATGACAAATATGCCCAGCAAGATTTCAATAAAGGATTCAAAGTTTTCAAAGGGGGGGCATATGCCGATGGCCAAAGCGATCAACGTCCTGCCTCAAGAATTGGCTATCAAAAGGATTATAAGGATGTTGATATCGGTTTTCGTTGCGCGAA